>Ga0155024_117_pt1 | contig 16189 bp, 19 predicted proteins | sample RifCSPhighO2_01_FD_105992 | JGI IMG/M metagenome (GOLD analysis project Ga0155024, IMG submission 105992) | Parcubacteria group bacterium RIFCSPHIGHO2_01_FULL_40_30 | reverse complement strand
GCGGTGGCTCCCTTGGATAACCAGCCGTAGATGGTTCTGTTTGAGATGCCGTGTTCCTGGGCGATCTGACTGATGGGGATGCCCTCCTTTACTCTTTCCAGAATCTGCCTCTTAAGGTCGGTAGAGATAACCTTGGTTAGTTTGGACATGATACTCACAAGGATACCAGGCCATAGAATATGTTTCTAAATTTTGGGGTACCGAGCATAGATCGCGATGACCTGCCTGATAATCATCTCGTCCCAGGAGTTTATGTACTCTCCCGTGAAGTCAAACCAAACCTTCATGAAGTCGTCGCGGGTGATTTTCCGCAGGTTTCCGATTTCCGGGTCTTGAAGATAGATGTACTCCTCATCCAGCCCGACGACTACAGAGAGATGGCCGTCCGGAACTTCCGAGTCCGGATAATCTATCCTTCCTCTGGTGAACCAGTTGACGATTACCGGCACCTTCTTATCCAGCCAAGACCGGATGTCGTCAAATGTGCTGTTGTTTTTAATTTCTACTTTGAATCCAAGAGATTCGGCAGCGCGCTTTATGCCTTCATCGCTTGTCCCTAACCCAGAGTCAGTGTTACAAAGCTTGGCCAACTCCTCCTCTGTCTTCTCCACGCCGTAATATGCGAGCACCATTTTCAAACTCGCCGGGCCGCACATGCCAACGTGGAGAGTTTCTTGGAATGATTTGACGGGGAGGAGATTGGCCATTTTGGTACTGATTTATCGTTCTAATTGTATCTTCAACGCAGGTTCAGGTCAATTGAATTATTGACAGAATAGCGTAAAGAATTTAGTTTGAGAGTAATTTATGAAACCCGTGTTAGCCGAACTCCATCAAATCATAACTAAAGACGGTATCCCATTGGAGGGTTTGTTTTTTAGACCAAAAAAGAAAAGCGGGATAGCGGCAATCTGGCTTGGCGGTTTAACCAGCAGGTTTTCAAAAAATCCGGAACGGACCAATATTCTGGCAGATATTTTTACCAAAAACGGGATTGGTTTTGCGACTTTTGATCACCGAGGCCTGGGCCTCATAAATTCTCTTAAAGTAAGAAATGGCAAAAAAGAAAAGTACATAGCGGCCGGAACCGCTTTTGAGAAATTTAAACATTCGGTTTTAGACATAGAGGCGATTTTGAGTTTTTTAAGAAAATACGGGTATAAGAAAATTTTTCTCCTTGGACATAGTACCGGCGCGAACAAGGCCGCCCACTATATCTGGAAGAAAGGCGGCCGCGGTCTTGCGGGAGTGGGGTTACTAGGACCTTTAAGCGATATCCCTGGAATTAAAGCAGGACTCGGAAGAAAGTACTCAGCCGCGCTTAAAACTGCCGAGAAGATGGTAAAGAAAGGCAAAGGCAAGGAATTGATTCCTTTCTCTTTGGTTAACGGCGCTTTCTGGAGCGCGGAACGTTTCTGGAGTATTGCTCGCGAAGGCAGTAAAGAAGACACTTTCCCTTACTATAACCAGAAAAGAAAGTTTTATTGGGCAGAGAGGGTTCGACTACCGGTATTTGTAGTTATAGGCGAAAAAGATCAGCATGCTGACCGATCGGTTAAAGAAATTTTGGAAACCCTTAAGAAACAAATCCCGCAAAAATGGTTTTCGGGAGCAATTATTAAAGATGCCGACCATGGTTTTTCGGGCAAAGAAAATATACTTGCCGTAAAATTAGCTAGCTGGGTTAAGGGGGAAAAACTATGAGAGTAGCGGCGATAATAATTAAAGATTGGAAAATTTTACTATTGAGAAGAATTAGAAACGAAGAAGAGTATTTAGTTTTCCCTGGTGGATCATTGGAAGAAGGAGAAACTCCTGAAAAAGCAATTGTAAGAGAAGTTAAAGAGGAATTGGGCTTGGACATCAAGCTGGATAAACTGGCTTTCCAAATTGTTAATCGAGGAGTTGAAGAATCTTACTTCTTAATAAAGGAATTTTCTGGGACTCCGAAATGGCAAGAACAAGAAAAATTTACTGAAAATAACCAATACTACCCTGTTTGGATAGATTTAGAAGGCACTAAAAACTTAGAAAATTTATTTCCTGAAGAAGTAAGGAAAAGGTTACAACATCTTTCTATATGAAAATTTCTAATCTGGGTTAATTTTTACTAAATTCTTTCATAACAAAGCCTTCAGTCTATTCGTCAATTCAAAAACCAGCTCTTTTCCTGCCGAATCTTCGCAGGTGTTTAAAAACTCGCGGATCTGGGTAATATACTTGTCATTGTTTACGAATTTAGGATAAAGATGCTGTTCTTCTTTCTCGTATATTTTAATAAAATTGCGGAGATGTGAAGTAAAATCGGCCATTTTGATAAGTTTTGCTCCGGTAGATATGGTTTTTAATTTTTCGTAATACTCTTGTCTTTGTTCTTGGGTATAGTGTTTTCTCTATTTCCTCATATGTGGCCGAGGTGTCTTCCAAGGTATCGTGAAGAATTCCGGCTATTAAAATATCTTGGTCTTTAACGCCGAGTTCATCCCGAAGTATATGAGAAACTTCAAGAAAATGATTTTTTACTCCCGCTTCGGCAAACTTTTCCGAGGCAAACTTTTCCGCCAGCTCAATTTGATTTTTGTTTATAAAGGTTTGTTTTGTGTTCATAAATTTATTCTAACATCTAAAACATTGTCTGTTTCATCATAGTATAAAATACCTTTTCGTACTCGCTGACCATTTTTTGAGCCGAGAATTGGAGAGCGCGATTTCGGCAATCTTCGCGTCTAATCGAATCTATGTTTTGACAATACTTAATCATCTGACCGATCGAACGAGCAATAAAGCCTGTTTTCCCGTGTATTATTATTTCTTCAGCAGAACCGCGCGCAAAGACAACGATTGGCGTTCCGCATGCCATTGTTTCCACAAATGTAAGACCAAAAGATTCATTACATTTAATGGGCGCAACTAAGGCTTTGGCCCGTCCTAAGAGTCTGCTTTTCTGTCGATCGGTAACTTCGCCGGCAAAAATAATCTGCTTGCCGTCAATCAACGGTCTAATTTTCAGATCGAAGTATTGATAATCCCATCCAAAAACAGCGCCGGCTAAAATCAACCTGACTTTAAGTTTCTTCGCAATCTTAATCGCTTCAAGCACGCCCTTTTCTGGAGACATCCTGCCGAAAAAAATGAAATAGTCATCATGTTTTGGAGAAAAATTATACAAATCTAAGTTAATACCGTCATATATCGTTGCCAAATAGTTCAATTTCGGCAACGGCTTCCGTTGATTTTCACTTATGCTGATAAAATTTGCGGTTTGATGTTCTGTATAAGTAATTTGCTTATTTATTTCGTCAAGAGGCGTGTGAAGCGTGGTAACCAGCGGTGAAGATAAAATTTTATGAAAAGGCACGAGTCGCCAGCCGAGGTGGTTATTTATAATATCAAATTTCTGTTCTTGAAGTATTGTAACAATTTTTGCGATAGCTGATTGAAAATAAGCTGCCCTGGCAAAAGGATCGTTTTGATATGCTTTCAGGCCGCCAACTGATTTTGAAAATATAGGAATAAGTTTAGCGTTAGTTTTTGAATCCCCAGATCCTAATAAAGTTACATCGTGGCCCCTATTGACCAAACCATTAGCGAGACTGCCGACAATTCTTCCAATTCCTCCGTATTTTTTTGGCGGAATGCGTTCATCAATTGGTGCAACTAATGCAATTTTCATAAATTAAAGGTTAAAGCAATCTTAAATACCATAATCCTAATTATCATACAAAATGTTCGGAAAAATGACTTTTTCTTTAGGGTTTTAAATAACAGATTTATAAAGCCCGCTGAAATGAAAAGTTCTGACTGGTCGTAAAATCGCTCAAGCCCGTGTTTTTTGATTATGCGCGCATCGGAAACGGCCTGCCAAAAGAGCCTGCGAATAAAATACCATCTTGTTAATCTCTGCTGAGTTATTTTTGTTGAAACAGCGGCAAGCGGCTCGTAAAAAATATGTTCGGGCTTCAAACGCATCATAAACTCGACGTCTCCTCCAGACAATAAACAATCTCCACGCCTATCAAGGTTAATATCAAAAAATCCACAATCATTAAAAACTGATTTTTTAAAAGACATATTGGCCCCAATCAGATAATAAGGTTTTTCAATTTTGCCTGCGAGCCGAGGAAACTTTGGTGGAACAATAAACCGCAAGAAATAATCGGAAAACCACTCGGGTACAACCACCTTATGCCAATCTTCGATAACAACGGGACCGCCAACACATAGTATGCCTGGAAGTTTATGGGCACGAATTAAAGAAGCGACCCATGTTTTTGACGGCACAACGTCATCATCAAGAAAAGCGATAATGTTGCCGGTCGCCGCTTTTATGCCAGTATTGCGAGCATGGTTCAACCCAAGTACAGATTCTCGGATAATTTTTGTGAAATTTTCAACTCCCGCTCTATAGTCTTTTGAAGTTGGATTATTATCTACCACAATAACTTCCATCGGCGACTCCATGACTCTTTGAGATAAAAGCGTCGCAACAATTGCATCAATACGCGCCTTTCGCCCCGAGTAGTCAACTGTTGGAATAATTACAGAAATTTCAACTGCTTTCATAGGTGTTCAAGAATTGCAGAAATAACTTCTTTCTCGGTCATATTGGTGGTATCAATGATGATAGGCCGAGGCATGCCGAATCCGATACGGCGATGGTAAAAGCTATTAAAATATTTCAGAAACGTGGGGTCAAACCACCGTTTAAATTTCTTAGACTTCGCATAGTTAACCCTCCGCCCAAGACTCTTGGTCGTTTTTACAAAAAGAAAAAAGAGGCGCGTTGGACGAGGAAATTTATACATTCGATCAAGTTGATGAAAATATTTAATCAGCTTTAAGTGCGACTGGTAATCTTGTTCAAGTTTTGATCGAGCGTAAGAATACGCGAGTGTGGTAAAAAATGTCCGATCAAGAAGAATATATTGATAGTGTTTTTGCAGTTGCCGTATCTTTGCCGCCTTTTTTATTTCCGCATCAAGATATTGTTTGGAAACAAATAAATCATCGTTCTTATATTGAGGAAGAACAAGTTGCGGCAAGATTACAGCTTTTTTACCGAACTTTTTTGCCAACATTTGAACCGCCGTCGTTTTTCCAGCGCCAGGAGCTCCTTCAAATGCGATAGTTACGTTTTGTACTTTCATCTTATTATTCTAATCTTGCCTCGTTGAATAACTCCATAAGAAAATTTACCCTTAATAACAGTTCTGAGATTGGTAAATCGTCCCTTTCTTTCAGCTTCTTCAAGCCATGCCGGTTGGCCGAGATGAAATTTTGAAATTAAATTAATGAACTTCAACTTATTTTTTACCGGCCGTTTAAGTATTTTTTTATATACTGATGCGACGGTGAGCGCTATTTTATGCCAGTCGAAGTTCTTTTCAATAAATCGTCTAGCCGCAATTGAACGTTGAGTACTGGTTTTTCTATTTTTGAGCAAATCTCTGATTATATCTGCGTATCTCCGAACATCATTTTCAACTATTATATGTTTAGTATTACTAATGCCGGAGACAGCTTGTGACGTCGCGATAACCGGCAAACCCGCAGCGAGATAATTCAAAATCTTGATACGCAAACCGGTACTTTCCTGAATTGGAGCCAGTGCAGCTGTTGTTTGCTGGAAAACAACGTTTAAATCACGCACCGGACCGGTAAAATGAAAATCACGACTTTCATACTTTCTTTTAAGTACGGGCGGGCAGTCACCGACCATAAGAAATCTAAATCCTTCTTGTTTTAATGCGGGAAACACATGTCTGTATATAGATCGCACCGCATCAGCGTTAGGTTCAAAGTACAGATTGCCAAGAAATAAAACTGTTTTCGCATCGAAGTTGGGCCCCCAGTATTTATTCTCTTTTAAATCAACCCCGCTTGGTACGACGGAGACCCTATTATCGAAAACTCTCATCGTACTTTGGAGCTTTGGCTTGTCGTTATTACTTAAACAAATAATATGATCAATTACGCTCCCGGCTGTAGCTTCTATTTTCTTTATGGAATGAACACGATTATCCGAAGCACCAATACTTTTTGCTAAATCACTTACAACATAATACGATTCGTCTACAATGTATGCGCCGGTAGCTTGAGATAGTTTTACACCTTGTGAAATAATTGGTTCTAAATCGTTAAATTGGATAATGTGGATATTTTCTTTACGAATCAAACTAGCTAAAAAATCAAGGTCTCTATAATATCGATTAATTGGGAATATGTACGTCTTAAATGGTTCTCGCGCAATAAGCTGCAAATCTGTCCAGCCGCGATAACCATGAAAAATAACAATTTTTACTCCAGCCCGTTGAAGATAACGAGACAAATATTGCATCCGGTTCGTCGCACCGGCGTAAGACGGAATAAAATCGCCACCAATAAATATACCAACCGATATTTCTTTTAATTTTGAACACATAAATAAAAGTGCTGCCCCGCGGACAGCGATATCCTAACGGGGCAGTTGTTTTACGGCCTTTCGCGCAAGTTCCAGTGCCGTTTGTCTGACCTCTTCAAAATCGTTATTGTCGTTGACTACTTGCCACTCGCACCGTTCGGCAAGCAACGATTTATAAGAGGCCTTGGTAATCTCGTAGAGCCTTTTTTCTTCTTCTATGTCGTTGATTACATCGCCCCTCCAGAGACGTCTGTCGAGAGCTTTTTCAACAGAAACGTCAAGATAAATGCCGAGATCTGGAGTCAAATCGTCAAAGGCCAAACGGCAGATCTCTTTCCGCAAGAAATCAGATTCCCTGGCAAGACGCCCGAAATTCCTGGTATGCACAAAGAATGAGATGTCCCATCGGTTCGCAATTACGACATTGCCCCCTTCCAGCAACCGCTTTGCGCGATCGACTTTGTGAGCTTGGAGAACTTGAAAAAAGAACATGTGCGCCGCCGAGTCTAGTTCTAGATCGTAACTTTTGGTCGCGGCGTGAAAGATGTGCTCTTTTTCTTCTTCGCGCGTGGTCACTCTAACCGCTGGCCACCCGTCTTTCAGCAACTCTCCCTCAAGATATTTCCCAAGAGTTGACTTACCTGAACCGCTGACTCCTTCTATGGCGATCAGTATACCACTCATCTTTTGCTTTCTCCTGTCTTAAAGTTCTGTAAAAATTATATTATATAATTATGCGAATAAAGTCAACAGCGCGGAGAGTAAGGCTCGAACTAAACTTCAAGTTTCAGAAAATCAAAAAACTGTATTAGATAAAAACAAAATATACGAAAATCACTGAATTTTATTTCGGCCTTCTAATAAATTATTTCCTATGATATTTAGTAACTATGGAAATAGACTCCGAAAAAATAGTTAAGAAACTCGCACATAAACTAGAAAAATTACCCTTACCGATATCATTGAAAAATGAGTCTGATTTAGAGTTTGCAGTGTTGCCTATTATAAAGAGATTTATACAAAAAGAACTAGGAATAAACGATAAGAAACATATTTTATACCATCATGGAAGAAATAAAGACGAGAAGAATTTATGGTCTAAGTCTAAACCGTTGCAGAACATTGAATTACTCGGGACGCATACCTATGATATGTTGATTATTCATCCGAAGATTGGTTCTTTAGTCTTGGAATTTAAATATGCCGCATCCGCAAAAAATCCTCTTACGAGTAGAATCCAAAGAATAATCGGGCAGTCTTTAATCGCAAAATTAAAACACCCCTACGTTATTAGTTGTTTGGTTTTTAAAAGAAAAGGGAAGCGTCCTCAATTGGGTCTTTTAGAGAAGCTGAAAAAAGACTTACAAGAAAATCATAAGATCTACCTCATAGTTAGAGACCACTAATTTATGGAATAATAAAAAACTTAAGCCCTCGGGTCGCCGCTCAATCGCGGCTAAACGGGAACACGCCGATAAAAAGTTGTCAAGGCGGGGGCAGAGGGACTTGAACCCCCAAGTCTCGCTCTGGAGGCGAGCAGTTTACCATTAGCTTATGCCCCCGAAAAATTATATTTCCTAACGAGCCCGCAGAAAAGCTTGCTTTCATGGCAGGCGAGCGACGGAAATTCAAGAAATGCTATGGCATTTCTTATTTTCCTCTTATTTTGCTTTCTTTATGAATTGTGTGTTTTTTACACCACTTGCAAAATTTCTTTAATTCCAATTTCTTCTCCGCTGATTTCGGATCCTTGCCTTTACTTCTGCCAATATAATAATTGATTCTTTTGCAATTACTGCACCTTAATTGTATCAATCTTTCTTGACTCATAATTTTTGATCCTCAAAGCCGATGGTGAGAATTGAACTCACGACCTACTCCTTCATTTTTACCCTCATTTATAAAAAATGTATTTATGGAAGGATTAGACTGTATCTTAACCCTCAACAGGGGTCCCCTTGTCAGTCGTTCGAGCGCTTAAAGCGCTACGGTCTGAACCTATACCAGGCCTTTAACCGTTATTCGGGATTCACTACTAAGTTCCCTTAATAGTGGGCAAATAATTTACCATGGAGTTGCTCTGCCACTGAGCTACATCGGCAAGCATATTATCTAATATTTTTTTAAGCTTTGTGTTCCCAAAATGGATAGTTAATACGCCATATTTAGTGTTCTTGGTTCACCTACAATTTTAAACGGATTTCCATTAGGATTGTATTTAAGATAAACTGCCTCTGAAATTGAACGCTTTTTAACCCCGTATTTAGCTAGCCAATAATTTATAGTCCGTTCAGAACAATTAAAAAGTTTGGCAATTTCTGCAGAAGATTTCTTTTCTTGGATATATAAATTTTTAAGTTTTTCTTTCTGTAATGACATCATTGATTACTTTTTATTGTAATCAATAAATCTTTAGCGTTCAAGCACTACTATCCACAGAAAGTACTCTTACAAAACTACATCGGCATTATCTTTGTCTCCCTTTTCGACCCTCCTTAATCCCCTTGGTCTGCTTCAGACGCTTAAAAAATTCAACCTGGCTTAATCGTTTTTTTGCATCTTTTTTAGTATTATAACTTCCTAAACTTTTCCCTTTCTTTTCAGAAAGCACATACCATTTTGCCCCGATTTTTTTAAGCATGTGAATGCTTGCTCGCTCTCCTGATGAATCTATACAACCAAGTTAGAACCTATTTTAGCAAAAAATCTTGAAAAAGAGAAGCACCGCGTCTTTGGCAAGCCGTCGGACAAATGAATGAGAAAAAAACTGGTCGAATTTTAACTTGATTACCCGCACTGGATTTACCCTTCAATTTTTCTCTGTTCTTCTCCCAGTTTATAAATTTCCATTTTTCTAGCCTCTATCCTGCGCTCCAAGTCTTTTTTTAGTTCTTGAGTTGCTTGTCTACTTTCATGAAAGGCATGCACCCACTCATCATACTCTCTCCTCCTATTTGGATCTGTAGCATCTATTGGTGACTGAGCGCTGTTTAGCTCATATTCCTTATCCAAAATTTTCCTCATTTCCAAACCTTCCATGGACTTCAACGCCTCTTTTAGATTTTGGGGTTGTTCGCTAATTTCAGCCAGTCTTTTTCCCAAATCAGGCTTCTCGCTTTCGAATTTTGGTCCTTCCATAATTTTATTTATTAAGTTATTCCTAAATTCTTTCGACCCAAGTTTAAAATTTACTGTATTTTTGACGCGACAGTTCTTTAATATACTGGGCCATTTCTGGATAGCCCTTTTGCGGCGGAATTATCTGGATATTAAACGGCCTTGATGTCTGGTTATTGATTAATAATTTAACATAGGCGTTAAAATTATCAATGTTCATAAGGTCTTGGGTCGAGAAGACCGGTTCAAATTGGTTTTTCATGAATTCAGCGTCTTCGGCTCCGATCCTGAAAACAACCATTGAACCGACATTGCCAAAAACTGAATTTTTAATGTTTTCCTGAAGCTGTTTAATAAACTGATGAGCAATGATTAAATTAAGGCGGTATTTTCTGGCTTCTGATAAAATTACGGCAATTGTGTCGGTGGTGAAATTTTGGAATTCATCAATGTACAAATTAAAGTCGTTTCTTTGTTCCTGCGGAATATCAACTCTTGAAAAGGCGGCCATTAAAAGTTTGCCAACGGTAATTAAACCCAAAAGGTTTGCATTAATATCGCCTATCCTGCCCTTTGATAAATTAACCAAAAGAATTTTCCTGTTATCTATCACATCTCTGAAATTAAAAGCGTTTTGTTTTTGAATCACAATCGGTCTGACATAATCGTTGGCTAAAAATGGGTTTAACTTTGAAGTGATATAAGGAGTCATATTGGCAAGCGATGCTTCGCCGCCGGCTTTTTCCGCTTCCAGTTCCCAGAAGTTTTTAACCAAAGGATTCTTTTCCCGGCTTAATTTGTCTTTGCGGTAAGCAGAATCAGACAAAACTTTTGGGATTTCAGCCAAGGTAGGCACTTCGTTTTGGTAATCGTCAAGCAAGAGCAAAATTGAATTTTTAAAATACTGATCAAACATCGGCCCAAAAGCTTCGGGAATATCTTTGTATAGTGACCTCACAATAGCTAATATCTCATTGGCCACAAAAGTTTTTTGCTCCGGCTTTGAAGGGTCAATCTCCAGCATGTTTAAGCCCAACGGTCTTTCCAAGTCAGCCGGATTAAAAACAATCACATCTTCAACTCGCTCTTTGGGAATACTTTCTAAAACATCTTCAATCAAGTCGCCGTGAGGATCGATAACGCAGACACCTTCGCCGTTCCATATGTCTTGTTTTATTAAATTCCCTAAAAAAGATGTCTTCCCGGTGCCGGTTTGACCGATAATGTATAAATGCCTTCTTCGGTCGTCTCTTTGTATCCTAACTTCTTTTTCCTGACCTCGATAAATATTTTTGCCTAAAATTATTCCTTCTTTTGGCAAATCAGCTGGCGGTTCGGCCGGTTTTGCTTTTAAGAGTTTAACTCTCGGAGCGGCCGTAGTTGGTAAAGGGAAATGATAAATACTGGCTAATTCCTCGGTTGAAAGGTAAATATTCTGCTTCTCGTCAAATAAACGAAAAGAAAAGTTGAAGATTAATTTTTGCAGTTTTCTTTTTTTGGCACGGATGGGTTTTAACGAGTTGAGGTCAGGTGATGAAAACTGAACAAAAACGTTTTCTAGGTCTTGTAAAATCTGCTCAGCTCTATCCTTGGTATTGGCCGAAGCCAAAGCCCTTATATTTACGTCAAAAAGAGGCCGAGAGGACTTCTGAATAAGGGCTTTAACCGTTTCTTCATGATAAGGAGTCACTACTTTTGGTTTTTCTTCTGGTTTTTCCTGCGGCGATGAAGATGTTGAAGGATTGGCAAATTCAATAAATTCTTGAGTCTTACTTTTCGAAGATTTTCTCAAAGCCTCGCTGAAATCGGAACCCTTCTGCATTTCTTTGGAAACTTTTAAGGCTAAAGATTTTAAGCCAGAATTATGCGACGGCTTGATTAGAATCTGCAAAGCCGCACCCTCGCCTTCTTCTTCCAGTTTTGACATAGATGTTAGAATTTCGCCTAATGGATCAGTTTCCAGTTTTTGGTAGGTTTTGAAGGGTAGAACCGGACTATTCCCAACATTAAAATGAGAACCGGCAGTTATCCCTTGTGGGCCGAAAATATTGTAGTCCTTTACTTTAGTAATTTCAGCGGTTGGATAGAAACCGTGAATTTGTTTCTCAATGAGCCCTTCGTGGGCTTTAGGCGCGGCAAAGTAAAAATGGATTTCCTCGCCGATATGATGGACGGCCAGCTCCAAACCAAGATAGGGTTCGCCGTATGAAAATTTATTCCACCCTTTTGAATGAAGACTGGTGAAGGAAGATAATAATTGTTCCATCACCCCGATCAACTCCTTGTCTTGTTTTTGCTGCTGGCCTTCTTTTGGAAATTCCCGCGGCAAACGAACCAAAAAAAGCGTCATATTCAACGCCCTCGTAATCACTCCGCGAGATTTATAACGAGAAAATAAAAACCAGACAATAAAAGTAAGAATTATAGAAGTTAAAAACAAAGCTATTGCGGTAATGATCATTTATTTAACAGTTCTATTTTTTTTCTTTCAATTAGATAATTATACATTTCATCAACTAAAGCATCATGAAAGGCATCAATCAAAGCGGCGTTTTGAGTTGATTTGGCAGTTTTAATTGATTCATCTACTGATTTTTCAAAAGCCATATTTATCAACTCCTGAACTTTTGGCTGAAGTTCTTCTGATAAATAAGATGGGGTTTCGGCTGGCGGTTGTGGTTGAGGAGCTGGCGCCGCTGGGATAGGCGTTGCTTGAATCCTTTCTCTTATTGCTTCTCTTAAAATTTCTTTTTGGTGTGGCACTTGTTCAATCTGGCCGCTTTCTTTTTGTTGCTCCAAAATTTCTCTTTTTTGAGCTAGAGTTTGTTCTAATTGTGATATTTCTTGTTCTAAAGTCGGTGATTCTGGCATTGAAATAAATATACCATAAAATAGCGTTTTCTAAAATCAATCTACTCTCAACTCATCGGCCGCGCGAAGCGCGGCTCTCTGGGGTGGGAAACGGCTCCGGCTGTTCTACGAAAGCAGAATAGCAAATCCGAAAAGCAAGGAACATTTTTATTTTTGGGGTTCTGCCGTCCAAGTATTCGGGCAGTGTGGCGGGGCGAAATGCGGATTCGGTTTTTTGAAATTCAACGGGAATTTTTGTTTTGGATTTTTTGGCGGAAATTGTTTATAAATTAAAAAGAGAAGGCCTGCGAATCCCGAAGGAACAGTGATCATTCTCACTGCATCTACAAAAAGATAGGTACCAATGGCCAAAATCAGACCTTCCATTGGAATAACTATCGTTTTGCCGTACTTCAACGACCCCGGGGTATTGTAAAAGCTCCCCGGGTCTACGTACTGTATGATGGTGTATCCCAGACACACCATCGAACTTACGTAGATAAGAATTTTGTCAAACAGAGTCATACTTTCCCCCTAGCAGTTCGTCTCCCCGTGCTTTGACGGAGTCGGCTACTGCAAGTGTCAAGAAACTAGTACCCTCTCAATTGCCTGAGAATCAGGTAATCTAGGGTATCCTAAGTTTAACATACTTCACCAGATTTTGTCAATAGCACTCAAAATCCAAAAGAAAACAGGCCACTTTCGTGCCTGTTTTCTTAGAATCGCTATTTTAGATTTTTACTTTTCTGGTTCTGCTTCCGTTAGTTTTGCTTCTGCTAAAAGCGTATTCAAATATGTATTTTGCGTAGAGACATATTGTTGTAATAAATCTAGTAACAATCTTTTATCTACACCTGGAACATAAACAAAGTCTATTATATTTGACCCTACTTCACTTTTTTCGTCACCTCGATAACGGTTAACCGACTTCATGGCTGTCATAATTCGATCACTATCCCACCCAGCTTTTTTGCCAGCAACTAACAAAGCATCTTCAAATGCATCTCTCGCTTCCCAAAAAACTTTAAATACCTTCTCTGTTTTTGCTTTTGCCTCTTGTCTTTTTATTTCTGATAGTTATACTCCTAACTCTATCGGTTGAGTTTGATCATTTTGTCCTGGAATTGTTGGTTCTTTAAACATAAGTTTATAAATTAATTAATAAAAATGATAAAAAAATTTACTAAAATATGACTCGAGATGTTCTTTGACACTTTTTATGTTAGTGGTGGGATCGCTTTTGCAGAATCTGAAATGAGTATTACCACTGTTCTCATAGTACACAACCAAAAAGAATTTTGCAAATGTTTATCCACTGTTGCTCCTTCCCCTATATATTAGACTCAATGGTCGATATCATCAATTAAATGCTCTAATATATGGGGGAAGGAGCACCACGAAACTCCAGCGATTTCTTGACGGCTACTTGAAACAGGACATCGAACGCGAAACATATCGATTTGAAAAATCAAAATTATTAAGCGAAAAGAAGTCGCTGGAGGAACAATCCACTCGTCTTGAACAAAAGCGGACTGGCTGGCTCGAACCGATGGCGGAATGGATAAAAGAGGCAAGTTCCTTGCCTAAAATTGCACAAGAGAGCAACCTTTTTGTGAAAAAGGTTGCTGCCGAAAAACTTTTCGGCTCGAACCTCGTTTTGGCCAACCGCGAGGCGCGCTTGCGCGCCAGAAATTCTGAATTCCCTTGCAATCCCGCCAAAAAATCCTTGGTCGGCGCTTTGCGCCGTCCGCTTGTATCCATCGAAAAAACCGTTGAGTTCCCTATTGGTGCGTTTGTTTGACGAAATCCGAACCTATTTTGAACGGAACTGACGGCGCGCTTCGCGCGCCAAACTGAACGCTCGGGCGGGCAAAAAGGAAGGGGGTTGGGGGGAAGGAATTTTTGCCCGCCCTCGCTTTTCCGCCGCCGCCGAATTTTGTGCCAGTGAAACTGGCGCGCCGCTAAACCTTTGCAACTGCAAAATACTTTCGTCTGACTTTCTCCATCACAATACTAATACCCATTGAAGCAAGTCCAGCGACAAAGAGCGTAATCGGCCAACCAACTTCGTTTTGGAAGTATTCGCCGCCGATTGAGAAAATGTAAATTATCAAGAACAATGTCCCGATGAGGAGATATTGTCGAGCAAGTTTTGGAATACTTCCAAAAATAAATCCTAAGCTGGATAGCAAAAGCAAAGTTTCGTAAACAGACTTTTTGCCATCGAGACCAAGATAAAAAATTGCGCCAAGAACCCAAAATGGACCAACGAGATTAAAGAACTCTTTGTATTTTGGTGCTTCTTCAAGTTGAAGATTTTTTAATTTTTCAACAACATACGCAAACACAAGGTAAATCACGCCGACAATAACATTTGACCAACCAATAATATCTTGATCGTGGGTAGCTGTGCTTCCGGTAAAATCTTTTAATAGAGTGCCGTCAATGGCGAGACGCAAAAGTGAAAAGAACACAATACCTGCACCAATAAGATACGGAGCTTGGCAATATTTTTTGAAATTGGTTTTTTCATAAAAAATACCAAGAAGGAAATATGCCACTCCGAAAAATAGGAGAAGCCAAGCCAAATGTTCCTTATTCTGGGCAAATGTTTCTCCAAACAATCTGACGAAAGAAAGAACGAGAACTAAAGCCCCAATGGCGTAAGAATAATGCCCTTCATCTTTTTGCTCGTTCTTATCATAAAACAAACTTAAGAATAAATAAGCTGTTCCGGGGATAAGAAATAGCCAAGCCATTGTGGGCTTTTCAAAAACGCTTTCAATACCAATGAGCTTGAGGGAAAAGTAAAAAACAAACAGACCTACTCCTTGATAAAGAAAAGCCCAGATTGGAAAACGGAAAATAAAACTGGAAACAAGATACAAAATAAAAGATAAAAGCGAAACGGTTAAATTGAAGTTATCGTTAAATGGTTTGGCGAACATTTCCAATTCCTTAAACATAACTGACAAAAAGAATGGGAAAAGTAATGAACCAACAACCAAAAATACAATGCCTTGTTTCTTATGTTCGCTACTAAAGAACATTGGCGCACCAGCTCCATAACAAATCAGCATTGGCAGAAGAATTGCAAAAATCCGCGCCGCCGATCCCCATTGAGACCAGTTAATTCCGATATAAATTATTCCAGCAAGAACGACGATTAGCCCGCCGAGGTAAAGTAAAATTTGTGAGGCGGATAAACTTTTTAACTCGATATTCCATTCGGATTTTTTCGGTGGAGCAGGCGGCGCGACTGGCGCGCCGGATTTTTGCTGTATAATTTCTTGAACTCTCAACAACGCCTCGTTTATTTCTGTAGGATTCCAGCCTTGACCGGAAAGAGCGGCACTTATTTGTTCTACCGGATATCCTCCCTCAATTGACTTTTGGACATAGTCCAAGATTTGTTTGTTGACCATATTGTTAGTATATCAATTTTAATTTGTTAAGTCATCTAAAGAAACGCCAAGGGCTTTCGCGATTTTCTTCAGAGTATCGAGGGTAGGATTTTTATTTTTCTCTCCCTCAATTTTAATAATTGTGTTATTGGCGACATCGGCCAATCTCGCCAATTTCTCTTGCGAAAGCCCTTTGGCTTCTCGCATTTTTCTCAAGTTTTTTGATATATTTGACATACTCTATCGTAGGTGTAGAATTAAAGTATAGCTATCTTTACTATGCTATCATGGTACTACAAAATCAATATTTACACAATAATTTTCTGCGGCGCATTTCGCAAAGCGAAATACAAAATTCGACGGCGGCGGAAAGCGAGGGCGGGCAAAAATTCCTTCCCCCCAACCCCCTTCCTTTTTG